>Ga0160486_100463_pt1 | contig 14674 bp, 10 predicted proteins | sample DIDnMG_3_FD_108241 | JGI IMG/M metagenome (GOLD analysis project Ga0160486, IMG submission 108241) | Enriched chicken feces microbial communities from UW Madison campus, WI, USA - DID2882_E24_Lignin MG | ecosystem: Host-associated > Birds > Digestive system > Large intestine > Fecal ... | reverse complement strand
GGATGCGGTCCAGCGTCTTGAGCCAGTCGCGGCGCGACTCGGGCGTTTGCGTGTCGGCCACCCACACATGGATGTTGGCCGACACGGGGATGCCGCCGACCACCGCCTTCAGCGAGGGAATCCACGCGAAGCTGCGCTCGGGCGTGGGGCCGTCGAGGCCGACGACCTGGATCTTGCGGCCCTCGAGTTCGAGGCTGTCGCCGGCCAGCGCCTCGGGCACCACCAGCGACCTGGGCGCGTTGTCCTTCAGGATCGGGCCCCAGTGCGCCAGCTTGCCGTCCTTCGACGCCTGGATGGCGGCCACCGTCTGCGGCGTGGCGACGATCTTCGCGTCGGGGAAGGCGGCCTGGATCACGTCGAGGCCGAAGTAGTAGTCGGGGTCGCTGTGGCTGATGTAGACCGTGGTGAGCTTCTTGCCCGTGGCCTTGATCTTCTGCACCAGCGCCTCGGCGTCGTTGCGCTGGAACTGCGCGTCGATCAGCACGGCGTCGGTCTGGCCGGTCACGATCTCCGACGAGACCGGGAACATCGACTTCGCGCCCGGGTTGTAGACGTCGAGCTTGAGCGGTTGTGCGGCCGTTGCGGCCTGCGCGGCCAGCGGGGCGAGGCTCAGGGTAGTGGCGAGGGCGGCGGCGGAGAGAAGGGCTCTGCGGAACATGGTGCGATCTTTCTGTGTGCGGTGAGGGGTGTGACAGCGCTGATGCTTCGAATGTTAGGTTGCGTGAACCGAAACAAAAACCCGACGAACCGCAATGAATCGTTTCCGATTCCGGTCGAATCGGAGGCGCGGCGCCCTTATTAGTCCGTGGCGCAGCGCTGCAGATGCGCCACCAGCAACTGCGCCGAGGGCGACAGCGTGGCCTCGTCCCTGAAGCAGATCGCGAACCGCCGGCGCGCCCAGGCATCGGTCAGCGGCATCAGCCGCAGGCCGTAGGCGTCGGTGAAGGGCCGCGCCACTTCCGCCGGCACCACGCTGATCGCCAGCCCGGCTCGCACCACGCGCAGCGCGGCGTCGAAGTTCGACACCAGCACCCGGTGAACCAGCGGCTTGCCCGCCACCGCCGCCTCGCGCGCCAGCATCAGCTGCACCGCGCTGAGCGCGGGCATGCCGACGAATTCGTGGTCAAGCACGTCCTCGAAGCGCACTTGCGCGTGTTGCGCCACCGGGTGCGACGGGTGCGCGACGATGGCCAGGTGGTCTGCGCGGTAGCTGCGCCGCTGCAGGCCGTCAAGGTCGGCCGCGTCCCAGCACAGGCCGATGGAGGCGATGCCTTCGCGGATGCCGCGCACGATCTCCGGGCTCACGCGCTCCTCCATGTCGACGCGGATGTTGCGGTGCGCCGGGTTCTGCAGGAAGCCGGCCACGTCTTCCGCCAGCGACTCGGCCATGACCGACGCCGAAGCCAGGATGCGCACATGCCCGCGTGCGCCGCCGGCATAGGCGGCCATGTCGCGCTCGATGCGGTTCACGCTGCCGAGCATGGCGCGGGCGTGCTCCAGCAGCGTCTCGCCGGCCGGCGTCGGCACCACGCCGCGCCGCTTGCGCAGCAGCAGCGGCGTGCCCACCGCCTCTTCAAGCTGCGCCAGCCGCTTGCTGATGGCCGAGCCGACGATGCTGGCCTGCTCGCCGGCGCGCGCGATGCTGTGCGTTTCGCAGACGGAGACGAAGAGGCGGAGTGTGGTCAGGTCGAGGTCGCGCATGGTGTCTCAAGATGTTCCGGTTTGGAAGCGAATGACTTCCAAAATATACCTTCTGGATCGAATCGGAACTTCTAACATCCGGCCCATACCCTCACGACGGAGACAAAGTCTTGATTCACGCCTTCCTGCCGCCCCGCGCGGTCGTCCGCGAAGTGGGCCTGCGCGACGGCCTCCAGAGCATCGCCCGCGTGCTGCCCACCGAACGCAAGCTCGAATGGATCCGCGACGCCCATGCGGCCGGCCAGCGCGAGATCGAAGTCGGCTCGTTCGTGCCGGCGCACCTGCTGCCGCAACTGGCCGACACCGCCGAACTGCTGGCTTATGCGAAGACGCTGCCGGGCCTGTTCGCCTCGGTGCTGGTGCCCAACCTCAAGGGCGCCGAGCGTGCCATCGCGGGCGAGGCCGACCTGATGATCGTGCCGCTGTCGGCCAGCCATGCGCACAGCCTTGCCAACCTGCGCAAGACGCCGGACGAAGTGGTGGCCGAGGTCGGCCGCATCCGCGCGGCACGCGATGCGGCGGGGTCGAAGACGCTGATCGACGGCGGCGTGGGCACGGCCTTCGGCTGTACGCTGCAGGGCCGTGTCGATCCCGACGAAGTGCTGCGGCTGATGCAGGCGCTGCTCGACGCCGGCGCCGACCGCGTGAGCCTGGCCGACACCGTCGGCTATGCCGATCCGGCGATGGTGCGCAGCCTGTTCGAGCGCGCGCTGCGCATCGCGGGCGACCGGCTGTGGTGCGGCCATTTCCACGATACCCGCGGCATGGGGCTCGCGAACGCGTATGCGGCGCTGGAGGTCGGCATCACGCGTTTCGACGCCTGCCTGGCCGGCATCGGCGGCTGCCCGCACGCGCCCGGCGCCAGCGGCAACGTCGACACGGAGGACCTGGTGTTCATGCTCCAGAGCATGGGCGTCGAGACCGGCGTCGACCTGCCGAAGCTGCTCGACCTGCGCCGCCGCGTGGCGGGCTGGCTCGAGGGCGAAACGCTGCAGGGCACGGTATGGCGCGCGGGCTTTCCCAAGACCTTTGCCGTGGCCGAGGGAGTCGCCGCATGAGCGCCACCGAAGAAAAGAAGCGCCTGCCGCTCGCGGGCATCCGCGTGGTCGAGTTCACCCACATGGTCATGGGCCCGACCTGCGGCATGGTGCTCGCGGACCTGGGGGCGGAAGTCATCAAGGTCGAGCCCATCGAGGGCGACCGCACCCGGCACCTGCTGGGTGCGGGCGCGGGCTTCTTTCCCATGTTCAACCGCAACAAGAAGAGCATCGCGCTCGACCTGCGCAACCCCCAGGGGCTGGAAGCCGCGCTGCGCCTGTGCGCCACGGCCGACGTGGTGGCGCAGAACTTCAAGCCCGGCACCATGGACAAGTACGGCCTGGGCTACGCCGCGCTCGGCAAGCTCAACCCGCGCCTCGTGTACGTCAACCACACCGGCTTCCTGCCCGGCCCCTACGAACACCGCACCGCGCTCGACGAGGTGGTGCAGATGATGGGCGGGCTGGCCTACATGACCGGGCGCCCGGGCGATCCGCTGCGCGCAGGCACCAGCGTGAACGACATCATGGGCGGCATGTTCGGCGCCATCGGCGCCATTGCCGCGCTGATGCAGCGCGCTGAGACCGGCAAGGGGCAGGAAGTGCAGTCCGCGCTGTTCGAGAACAACGTGTTCCTGGTCGGCCAGCACATGCTGCAGTACGCCATCACCGGCCAGGCCGCCGCGCCGATGCCGGAGCGCATCTCGGCCTGGGCGCTGTACGACGTGTTCACGGTGAAAGACGGCGAGCAGATCTTCCTGGCCGCGGTGAGCGACGCGCAATGGAAGACCTTCTGCGACGCGCTGGGCTTCGACGACCTGAAGGCCGACGCCGCCCTGCAGACGAACAACGAGCGCGTGCGCGCGCGGCCCACCTTGCTGGCGGACTTGCGCGAGCGGCTGGCCGGGCGTTCGGCATCGGAACTGTCGGCCATCTTCGAGGCCAACGGCCTGCCTTTCGCGCCGATCACGCGGCCCGAAGACCTCTATGCCGATCCGCACCTCCAGGCCACCGGCGCCCTCGTGGACATCCGCCTGCCGGACGGCGAGCGTGCCGGCGAAATGGCGCAGACGACGCTGTTCCCGATCACGCTCGGCGGCGAGCGCCTGGGCGTGCGCATGCATCCGCCGACGCTGGGCGAGCACACCCGCGAACTGCTGGCCGAGCTGGGCTATGCGCGCGAGCAGGTCGATGAACTGCTTGCGGGCTCGGCGGTGGCCTGATCCACACGCCGGCGCGAATTTTCAAAAACCATAAAGAGAGACAAAGCCATGAGCGACAAGACATTCCTCCCGATGAACCGCCGTTCGGTGCTGGGCCTCGGCGCCTGCGCCGCGGCGGTGGCCGCATGCCCGGCGCTCGCGCAGGGCTCGGACAAGCCGATCCGCTTCATCCTGCCGATCAGCGCCGGCTCCGGCGTCGACACCATCGTGCGCGCGGCGGCGCCCGCGCTCGGCAAGGCCTTTAGCCAGCCCGTGGTGATCGAGAACCTGCCGGGCGCCGGCGGCATCACCGGCGCGGCGGCCATCGTCAAGGCCGCGCCCGACGGGCTCACGCTGGGCATGGTGTCGAACAACCACGTCATCAACCCGGCGGTGTTCAAGAAGATGCCCTTCGACGCGATCACCGACATCACGCCGATCAGCGTGGTGGGCGCCACGCCGCTCGTGCTGGTGGCCAACCCGAAGCTGCCCGCAAAGAACGTGCAGGAGCTGATCGCGCTGCTGCGCGCCAAGCCCGGCGGCTACAACTACGCGTCGTCGGGCAACGGCACCATCATTCACCTGGCCGGCGAGATGTTCATGGACGAGGCCGGCGTGAAGGCGCGGCACATTCCGTACAAGGGCACGGGCCCGATGGTCACGGACATGATCGGCGGGCAGGTCGAGATGGGCGTGGTGTCGCTGCCGGCGGTGCAGCCGCACATCAAGAGCGGCGCGCTGCGCGCCATCGGCCTGTGCGGCCCGACCCGTTCGCCGGCCGCGCCGGACATCGCGACCATCGCGGAGCAGGGGCTGCCCAACTACGCGGTCGAAGGCTGGTTCGCGGTGATCGGGCCGGCGAAGATGCAGGCCGCCGACGTGCAGCGCGTGCACGACGCGGTGGCGGCGGCCTTTACCAGCGCCGAGGTGAAAGAGGCGATGGACAAGCAGGGCAACGTCATCAAGCCCACCACGCCCGCGCAGGCCGCGGCGTATTTCCGCAGCGAGGCGGCGCGCTACGCGGCGCTGGTGAAGAAGGCGAACGTCGTCCTGGAATGAAGGATTCGCTCCTTCCCCTTCCGGGGGAAGGCTGGGATGGGGGCAGGCAGAGCGTCTGCAATGGGCGCCGCTTTGGGCAATGCGTCAGGGCCTAGGCCGGACCGACCGCGCGGTAGAGCGCCCGCACGAAATCCGACTGCGTGATCATTCCCGTCAGGCGCTTCTCGCCGTCGATGATCGGGATGTGGTGATGCCCGCCTTCGGAGAACAGCGGCACCAGGTCGACCACCGGCCGGTCGGCGCTGGCCACGCGCACCTGGCGCGTCATGATCTGGCCGACCACTTCGGGCTTGTTCGACATCACGGTGCGCGTGGCACGGATCAACTCGCGCAGCCTGCCCGCGATGCCGTCGTGGTGCTGCAGGTCGAGCTGGCGGAAGAAGTCGGCCTGCGTGACGATGCCGACCACGCGGCGCGTGCGGTCCGTGACCGGCAGGGCCTTGATGCGGCGTTCGTGCATCAGCGCCCAGGCCTCCTGCAGCGGCGTGCCGAACTCCACCGAGATGGGCTCGCGCGACATGATGTCGGCGCAATGCAGCGTGCCGAGGCGCCGCTTGTACGACTCCAGCTCCGTCTGCTGGATCAGCGATTCGAGATCGTCGCGGCTGATGTCCAGCACCTGGTTGTAGCGGGCCAGCACGGCGTCGATGTCGGCCTGGCTGAAACGCGCGTCGGCGGCCGGCGGGCGCGCGACCTGCACATGCGGATAGCGCCGGCCGGTGAGCGTGTTGTAGAGCACGCCCGCCAGCACCAGCAGCAGCGAGTTGGTGAAGAAGGGGAACAGCGCGGACGAGAAATGCGTGGTGTGCGTCAGCACCGCGAGCAGCGCCGCGGCGCCGCCGGGCGGGTGCAGGCAGCGCGCGCCGAACATCAGCGCGACGGCCAGTGCCACGGCCACGGCTGCGGCGATGGTCGGCTCGGGAATCCAGCTGGCGCAGGCGATGCCCACCACTGCCGACAGCGTGTTGCCCCCGATCACCGGCCAGGGCTGCGCCAGCGGGCTGGCCGGCACCGCGAACACCAGCACCGCGCTGGCGCCCAGCGGCGCGATCAGCCAGACGCTTGCGTGCAGCGGGGCCGCGAGCCAGTGCGACAGCAGCGCCGCCGCCAGCAGGCCGAGGCCCGCGCCGGCCACTGCGCGCAGACGTTCACGCGCATCGACGGTGGTGCGCGCCGGCAGCCAGGCGCGCGCGTGGGCCAGCAGGGCGTCGAACCGCATCGGAGCGTGCGCTGCCTGCTCAGCCTTCGTGCGCCACCATGCGCCCGATCTCGGGCCAGCGGCCGTGCAGCCACACCCAGGCGACGAGTCCGATGGCGAGCATGGCCATGGAGGTCAGCGCCAGCGCGAGCGTGGAATGCATCACCAGCGGCGCCACCGCGCCGGCCACGATGCCGTTGGCCGTGGAGCCGATCACCGCCTGCAGCGACGACGCCATGCCGCGGCGTTCGGGGTGCAGGTCGAGCACCAGCAGCGTGACCACCGGCACCATCAGCGCCCAGCCGAAGGCGAACACCGCCAGCGGCCACAGCGCCCATGCCACGTGCGCCTGGAAGAAGGTGTTGGCCACCACGTTGACCACCGAGGTGACCAGCATGATGAGAAAGCCGTCGCGGATCTGCCGCTTGGGCGCCACCTTGCCCGCCATGCGCCCGCTGGCGCGCGCGCCGAGCATGATGCCGCCGATGGTCAGCAGGAAGAACCAGAAGAACTGCTGCGGCTGCAGCGCGAGGTGGTCGCCGAGGAACGCGGGCGCGGCCAGCACGTACAGGAACATGCCGTTGAAGGGCACACCGCTGGCAAAGGCCAGCAGCAGGAAGCGCGGGTCGGAGCACAGGTCCCAGTAGCCGCGCATCAGGTGGCGCACCTGGAAGGGCTGGCGGTGGTCCTTGTGCAGCGTCTCGGGCAGCAGCTTGTAGTTGGCCGTGAACAGCACCACGCCCACCGCCACCAGGAACCAGAACACCGCATGCCAGCCCGCGTGCACGAACAGGAAGCCGCCCACGATGGGCGCGATGGCCGGCGCCACGCCGAAGTAGATCGTGACCTGGCTCATGACCCGCTGCGCCTCGGCGGGCGGGAACATGTCGCGGATCACCGCGCGCGAGACCACGATGCCCGCTCCGGTCGACAGGCCCTGCAGTCCGCGGAACAACACCAGCTGCGTGATGTTCTGCGACAGCGCGCAGCCCAGCGACGCCAGCGTGAACACCGCCAGGCCCCACAGCACCACCGGGCGGCGCCCGAAGCTGTCCGACAGCGCGCCGTGGAACAGGTTCATGAACGCGAAGCCGAACAGGTAGGCCGAGAGCGTCTGCTGCATCTCGGCCGGCGTGGCGCCGATCGACTGCGCGATGCCGGAGAACGCCGGGATGTAGGTGTCGATCGAGAAGGGCCCGAGCATGCCCAGCACGGCGAGCAGCACCGCAAGCGCCCAGCGCGGGGCCTGCCAGAGTTTGTCTGCATCGGGATTCATGGAAAGGCAGCTCCGTTGTACTTGTTGTCTGTCTACGAAAAAGAGAACGCCCGCCGCCCGTATGAGGGGCAAGGCGGGCGCTTTGGCTTCAGCGAACCCGGATTACAGGGTGTCGATGAAGCTGCGCAGCTTGTCCGAACGGCTCGGGTGCTTCAGCTTGCGCAGCGCCTTGGCTTCGATCTGGCGGATGCGCTCGCGGGTCACGTCGAACTGCTTGCCGACTTCTTCCAGCGTGTGGTCGGTCGACATTTCGATGCCGAAGCGCATGCGCAGCACCTTGGCTTCGCGCGGCGTGAGCGAGTCGAGGATGTCCTTGACCACGTCGCGCAGGCCGGCCTGCATGGCGGCTTCGATGGGCGCCGTGTTGCTGCTGTCCTCGATGAAATCGCCCAGGTGCGAATCGTCGTCGTCGCCGATGGGGGTTTCCATCGAGATCGGCTCCTTGGCGATCTTCATGATCTTGCGGATCTTGTCTTCCGGGATCTCCATCTTCGCGGCCAGGATGCCGGCGTCGGGCTCGAAGCCGAACTCCTGCAAGTGCTGGCGCGAAATGCGGTTCATCTTGTTGATCGTCTCGATCATGTGCACCGGGATGCGGATGGTGCGCGCCTGGTCGGCGATCGAGCGGGTGATGGCCTGGCGGATCCACCACGTCGCATAGGTCGAGAATTTGTAGCCGCGACGGTATTCGAACTTGTCGACCGCCTTCATCAGGCCGATGTTGCCTTCCTGGATCAGGTCCAGGAACTGCAGGCCGCGGTTGGTGTACTTCTTGGCGATGGAGATCACGAGGCGCAGGTTGGCCTCGATCATTTCCTTCTTGGCATCGCGCGAAGAAGACTCGCCTTCGTTCATGCGCTTGTTGATGTCCTTGAGCTGCGTGAGCGGCACCACCACGCGCGACTGGATGTCGGCGAGCTTCTGCTGCAGTTCCTGCACCGGCGGGATGTTGCGCCCGAGCACCGTGCTCCACGGCTTGCCGGCGGCGGCCTGCTTCTCGACCCACTTGAGGTTCAGCAGGTTGGACGGAACGACGTTGCCGTTCTTGTCGAAGCCGCTGAAGTCGCGGATGAACTCTTCCTGCGGGAAGCCGCACTTGTCCACGATGATGCGGCGCAGCTCGCGTTCCTTCTTGCGGACGTCGTCCACCTGCGTGCGCACCAGGTCGCACAGCTTCTCGATGGTGCGGGCGGTGAAGCGGATGGTCATCAGCTCGTCCGACATGGCCTGCTGGGCCTTGGCGTACGCCGGCGTGCCGTAGCCTTCCTTGTCGTAGATCTTGTGGACCTTCTCGAACAGGGCGGCGATGCGGTCGAAGCGCTCGAGCGCGTCGCGCTTGAGTTCCTCGAGCTTCTTGGTCAGGGCCTTGGAGCCGCCCTTGCCGTCGTCGTCGTCTTCCTCGTCGAATTCGTCGAAGTCTTCCTCGGCCACGTAGTCGTCGGCCTCGTTGGGATTCGAGAAGCCGTCGACGATGGTCGAGATGACGACCTTGCCTTCACGGATCTCGGCGGCCAGGCGCAGGATTTCGGCGATGGTGGCGGGGGAGGCCGAGATGGCTTCCATCATGGCCATCAGGCCGCCTTCGATGCGCTTGGCGATTTCGATTTCGCCTTCGCGGGTCAGCAGCTCGACCGTGCCCATTTCGCGCATGTACATGCGCACGGGGTCGGTGGTGCGGCCGAATTCGCTGTCCACCGTGGAGAGCGCCGCTTCGGCTTCTTCCTCGGCTTCTTCCACCGTGGTGGCTGTGGGCGCGGTGTTGTTCAGCAGCAGGGTCTCGGCGTCGGGCGTCTGCTCGTACACCGCCACGCCCATGTCGTTGAGCATGGTGACCACGACTTCCATGGTCTCGGCGTCGACCAGCTTGTCGGGCAAGTGGTCGGAGATTTCGCCGTGCGTGAGGTAGCCGCGGGTCTTGCCCAGCGTGATCAGGGTCTTCAGGCGCGAGCGGCGCTTGGCCAGGTCTTCTTCGGAGAGCACGGTCTCGTCGAGGCCGAACTCCTTCATCAAGGCGCGTTCCTTCGCCTTGCTGATCTTCATGCGAAGCGGCTTGACCTTCTCTTCGGTGGTCGTGGCTGCCGCGGGTTCGTCGCCGGCCAGGTCGTCCTCGATGTCCGACAGGTCGATGTCGCTCTCGGGCGCGTCCTTGTCAGCCTTGGGCTTGCGGCCGCGCTTGGCGCCGGTGGTGGCAGCGGCGCCGGCGGCCTTGGGCGGGCGCCCGACTTTCTTGGCGGCGGGGGCGGCGGCTTTTTTGGGATCGTCGAGAGAGGTCGATTTCGTGGGCACGGTTTTCACTTTCGTTGCGGCTGCCGATTTGGTTGCGGCGGCACCCGTCTTAGTTGCCGGCGACTGGCCGGCTTTCAACGGTTTTTCTGCTGCGGGCTTGGTGGCGACGCTTTTGGCAAGTGAAGGAGCAGGCTTCTTTGAACTGGGCATACGACCTCGTTACGGCAAGAAAAGACAAGCGGAATCACAGGCGCGCCGTCACGCGGACAGCGCCACCACGCCCGTGCACAGGCACGGACAAAACAATTGGGAAAGAGGAAGTGATTCCTCAACAGGCAAGATGTCGGGCGAACATTTGGTGTGCAGTCCTTGCGGTTATTGACCCTTTCCGCCGGAATTTACCGTTGGAGTGCGTTGCGCTAGGGGTCGGCCCGGAGGTGCTGCTGTCGCTCTTGCCTAATTTCGCCAGTTGCGAAGCCCTACATTATAGCGCGTTGCGCAAATTTCAAGCACTTTCTGTACCGGACGGGCGCAGGCGGTTGCGCAATTCGAGCCGGCGCGCCTCCAGCGCCTTGTAGCGCTCCAGGGCCTTCGGGTCTTTACCTACGGCCGCGATGGCCTCGCTCTGCTGGGCTTTCAGGCGGTCGTCGAGCATGAAGTCGAGCACGCTGGTCAGCTCCTTGGCGGCGTCTGCCAGATGCTGTTCTTCCTCGCCCTCGGGCACCGGTCCGGCTTCGGACACGGCCATGAGCCGCTCGGCCAGCGGCTCGAATTCGAGCCCGCGCAGGCCCTCGCGCAGCGCCGCCCAGGGCTGTACGCCGTGCTCGTGCAACTGGCTGTCGAGCCAGGTGAAGAGGGCGCCGTGGGCGCCGGGCAGGTCACACAGCATCAGGTGCAGCTCGTGCGAAAGCGCCTCCCACTGCGCCATGTTCGACAGCAGCAGCCGCACCGCCACGTCGGGCCGGCTGGGCGGGGTGCCGCGGCCGCGCAGCGGCTCGATGGGCTCCTCGAACTTGCCGCCCCAGCGCTTGCCCTTGGTGAACTTGCGCTGCGGCTGGAACTTGGGCTTGCTATCGCTTTCATAGCGCGGCGGCTCGTAGTCCTGCGGCGGCGGCATGTCGGGGTAGTGGTCGTCGCCGCCGCCCGTGTACATGGGCGGCTCGTTGTGGCGCTGTCCGGCGGAGGCGCCGCCAGGCTTGCGCGGGCCGGGCGTGGAGGCCCACAGCTCCGAGAGCGCCGACGCGTCCAGCTGCACCAGCGTGGCGATCTCGCTCAGCAGCTGCCGCTTGAGCGCGCCGTCGGGCATGGCGCTCCAGAGCGGGCGCACGTTGCTGGTCATGTGGGCGCGGCCTTCGGCGGTGGTCAGGTCGCAGCCTTCGCGGGCGGCCTCGAGCATGAAGCGCGACAGCGGGGTGGCCTCGGCCACGAAGCGGGCGAAGGCCTCGGCGCCGTGTTCGCGGATGAAGCTGTCGGGGTCGTGCTCGGCCGGCAGGAACAGAAACTTGATGCTGCGCACGTCGGTGGCGTAGGGCAGCGCGCCGTCGAGCGCCTTGCGCGCGGCGCGGCGGCCGGCGGCGTCGCCGTCGAAGCTGAACACCACCGATTCGGTGAAGCGGAAGAGCTTTTGCACATGCTCGCTCGTGCAGGCCGTGCCCAGCGTGGCCACCGCATTCGGAAAGCCGAGCTGCGCCAGCGCCACCACGTCCATGTAGCCCTCGGTGACCAGTGCGTAGCCCCGGTCGCGGAAGGCGGCGCGGGCTTCATAGAGGCCGTAGAGCTCGCGGCCCTTGCTGAACACGGGCGTCTCGGGCGAGTTCAGGTACTTGGGCTTCTCGTCGCCCAGCACCCGGCCGCCGAAGCCGATGCACTCGCCCTTCACGTTGCGGATCGGGAACATCACGCGGTCGCGGAAGCGGTCGTAGCGCTTGGCTTCTTCCTCGCTGAGCTTGCCTTCCTCGTTGTTGACGATCACCAGGCCGCTCTCGGCGAGCAGCGGGTCGTCGTAGTCGGGGAACACGCTGGCCAGCGCGCGCCAGCCGGCCGGCGCATAGCCGATGCCGAACTGCTTGGCCACTTCGCCGGACACGCCCCGGCCCTTCAGGTATTCGATGGCGCCGGGCGCTTGGCGCAGGTGCTTGCGGTAGGCGTCGCCGGCTTTTTCGAGCACGTCGGTCAGCGTCGCCTGCTTCTGGCGCTGGCTGGCGGCGCGGGCGCGTTCGGCGGGGGAGGCGTCGTCTTCGGGCACCTGCAGGCCATATTGGCCGGCCAGGTCATGCGCCGCCTCGACGAAGCCCATGCCCGCATGCTCCATCAGGAAGCCGATGGCGTTGCCATGCACCCCGCAGCCGAAGCAGTGATAGAACTGCTTGGTCGGGCTGACGGAGAAAGAGGGCGATTTCTCGCCATGGAACGGGCACAGGCCCATGAAATTGGCGCCGGCCTTCTTGAGCTGCACATAGCGGCCGACGATTTCGACCACATCGGCGCGCGCGATGAGTTCCTGGATGAATGAAGCGGGGATGGTCATGTAGGCGAAGAGCGGCAAATCATACGCAAGCCGCCGAACGCCCGGGGCCGGGCGGCATACTGGCCGCGATCGAAATCCACGCATGACGATGTCCAACCCCTTGCAACATGCTGCTCCCGTGCTGCGCCACCCCGTGCGATTCGCCTGGGAGGCGCTGAAGGAATTCCGCGCCAACCAGGGCCTGCTGCTCGCGGGCGCGGTGGCTTACTACGCGCTCCTGTCCATCGTGCCGCTGCTGATCGTGAGCGTGATCGCGCTGTCGCACGTCATCGAGCAGGCCGAATTGCTGCGCACCATCGGGCGGTACCTCGAATGGCTGCTGCCGGGGCAGTCGAAGGCCATCGTGGCCGAGCTGTCGAGCTTCCTGGATCACCGCGACGTGCTCGGGCCGGTGCTGCTGGTGACGATGATCTTCTTCAGCTCGCTGGCCTTCAGCGTGCTCGAGAGCGCAATGGCGGTGTTCTTCCACCACCGCAAGGCCGCACACAAGCGCCATTTCCTCGTGTCGGTGGCCATGCCGTACGTCTACATCCTGTGCCTTTGCGTGGGGCTGCTGCTCGTCACGCTGGTGTCGGGCGCGCTGCAGCTGGTGGGGCAGGAGAGCGTCGACCTGCTGGGCCACAGCTGGTCGCTGTCGGGCATTTCGGGGCTTCTGCTGTACCTGCTGGGGCTGGGCGGCGAAATCTTCATGCTGACCTCGCTCTACCTCGTGATGCCGGCCGGGCGCATGTCGCTGCGGCATGCGCTGCTGGGCGGCGTGACGGCCGCGCTGCTGTGGGAGGCCACGCGGCGCGTGCTGATCTGGTACTTCTCGACGCTGTCGCAGGTGAACGTGGTCTACGGCTCGCTCACCACGGCGATCGTGGTGCTGCTGAGCCTGGAGATTGCGGCCACCCTGGTGCTGCTGGGGGCCCAGGTGATCGCGCAGTACGAGCGCCTGGACCGCACCGGCAGCACCAAGCCGCCAGCCTCGGAGGTCAGCGGGGAGCCAATCGAATCGCTCCGTCCAGACGAATCACCTCGCCGTTGAGCATGTCGTTCTCGATGATGTGCCTGGCCAGCTTGGCGTAGTCCTCGGGCGTCCCCAGGCGCGAAGGGAAGGGCACGCTGGCGGCCAGGGCGTCCTGCACTTCCTGCGGCATGCCGAACAGCATGGGCGTGCCGAAGATGCCGGGGGCGATGGTCATGTTGCGGATGCCGCTGCGCGCGAGGTCGCGGGCGATCGGCAGCGTCATGCCGACGACGCCGCCCTTGGAGGCGCTGTAGGCCGCCTGGCCGATCTGGCCGTCGTAGGCCGCGACGGAGGCGGTGGAAATCAGCACGCCGCGCTCGCCGGTGGCTTCGGGCTCGTTCTTGCCCATGGCGTCGGCCGCCAGGCGGATCATGTTGAAGCTGCCGATCAGGTTGACCGTGACGGTCTTGCTGAACACCGCCAGCGCGTGCGGGCCGTTCTTGCCCACGGTCTTCTCGGCCGGCGCGATGCCGGCGCAGTTGACCAGCCCGACCAGCTTGCCGAGCTTGAGCGCGGCGGCCACCACGGCCTGGCCGTCGGCTTCCTGGCTCACGTCGCACTTGACGAACACGCCGCCGATGTCCTTGGCAACGACTTCGCCCTTGTCAGCCTGCATGTCGGCGATGACCACCTTGCCGCCGTTGGCGGCCAGCATGCGCGCCGTGCCTTCGCCGAGGCCCGAAGCGCCACCGGTCACGATAAAAACCTTGCCGTCGATCTGCATAAAAAGTCTCCTGGGATGAGCCTTTCATTATCGAAGACGCCCGCCAGGCCAAAAAAAAGGCCTCATCCGAAGATGAGGCCCTGAATTGGATCCGTGAGGACCCAAGGAGACAACTGGTGGTGGTCGGCGGCTTAGCGCTTGCGCGAAGCGGTCGCGGTCTTCGCGGCGGCGACGGCTTGGTTCGACACGGCGTTGAAGTTGGCTTCGGCGACGTCCGACGCTTGCTTGACGGCCTTCTGGACCGATTCGAAAGCGTTGTTGGCGGCGGCCACGGCGCTCTTCATCACGGCGACGGCGGTTTCCGAACCGGCCGGGGCATTCTTGGAAGCGCTGTCGACGAGGCCGACGAAGGCTTGCTGGGCTTCGGTGGCCTTGGCTTCGAAGGCCTTGCCGAACTCGGCGCCGGTGCCCTGGGCGATGTCGTACAGGTGACGGCTGTAGGCGGCGGTCTTTTCAGCCAGGGGCTGGAACAGGCTGGCTTGCAGCGTCAGCAGTTCTTGCGCGTCCTTCACGCTCAGGGCGGCCTGGGCGGTGCTCTGGGCTTCGGCCAGGGCTGCCTTGGAAGCGGTCACGTTCAGTTCGACCAGCTTTTCGACGCCTTCGAATGCCTTGGTGGTCAGGCCGAACAGGGTTTCGAGGTTGGCTTTTTGGGCGGCGAGGATTTGGTCAGCGAGATCGGAAGAGCGTCGGTAGGGAAAGAGTGTTGCTTGGT